>Ga0155404_104_pt1 | contig 37767 bp, 39 predicted proteins | sample RifCSPhighO2_02_FD_106372 | JGI IMG/M metagenome (GOLD analysis project Ga0155404, IMG submission 106372) | Candidatus Levybacteria bacterium RIFCSPHIGHO2_02_FULL_37_18
AATCTTTTTTTTATCCAATCTCGTTCAACCTTTAATTTGCCGATTTGTTGATAGAGCTCCTGTATCAATTCTTCCCTGTTTTTCTTGCCTTTTTTAATTGCATCAAAAGGCATGTCATTAAGTTCTAAATGCCAATCCATACCAGGTAACTGTTCACGCTTCCGACACGATCTCGTCATCCTGAACGTAGTAAAGGATCTATTCGGTAAAAGATTCTTCTGCTTTCAGTCTCAGAATGACAGTTTTATGTTAGAAGTGTGAACTGTTACAGGCTATTTGAAGTGTTTTTTGTAAGAAAACGCGTGGGTGAGGGCAACAGCGAGGGCATCTGCTGTGTCATCGGGTTTGGGGACTTCTTTTAAATTTAAAAGCGTTTTTACCATTTTTCCCATTTGTGTTTTTTCTGCTCTGCCGTAGCCTGTTAGTGCCATTTTTACCTGAAGCGGTGTGTATATTCCAATTTTCAAATTGAACTGCGCTCCAAGTAATAAAACTACTCCCCTTGCTTGCCCTACCACAAACGCGGTTTTTGCATTTGTATTAAAAAACAATTCCTCAACAGCCAACGCGTCCGGTTTGTGCTCTTCAATAAGTTCCTTAAGTGTCTTATGTATCTTAAGTAACCGCTCTGGAACAGGAAGTTTAGAACTGGTCTCAATACACCCACTGTTTACTATTTTCAATTTACTATTTTCAATTGTTATTATTCCCCACCCCATTCTCCCAATCCCCGGATCTATACCGAGTATAAGCATAATTTTAAACAATTATATCATGCGCATAATTTTCAATTTCCATTGAATGTTTAAAAATTTAAATTTTCAAATTAAAAATTTTAAATTAGTTCTTTTGCTATTTTTGTTTATTTTTCGTATAATATCCTTTTATGGCTCAGCATCCAAAACTAAAAGTTGAAAAACGAACAGTTTTAGGCAAAAAAGTTAAGAAGCTTCGAAAAGAAGGAATTCTGCCTGCAAATATTTACGGCAAAGACTTAAAATCTACTGCTGTTCAAGTTCCATTAAAAGACTTTTTGGCTGTATTTAGGCAAACCGGAGAAACAGGACTCGTTGAAGTCCAGTTAGACGGCCAAATAAGGCCGGTTTTAATTAAAAATCTCCAGCTTGAATACGTTGATAGGACTCCTGTTCATGTAGACTTTTACCAGGTTAACTTAAAAGAAAAAGTAAAAACCATGGTTCCCCTTGTTTTTGTTGGCGAACCAAAAGCAGTCACAGACAAACTTGGATTACTCCTTACTCCAATCTCAGAAATCGAAGTCGAAGCGCTTCCTGCTGATTTGCCGGAGAATATAGAAGTCAGTGTTGAACACTTGACAACAGTTGGTGACCAAATTGCAGTTTCTGAGTTAAAAGTTCCATCAGTTGTAACTGTTTTGTCTGATCCCGAACACGTAGTAGTAAAAATTGACGAATTAGTCAGCAAAGAAACATTAGAGGAAATTGCAGCTGCCGAAGCTGCAGCAGAAGCTGCAAAAGCCGCGTCAGACGCGGCCGAAGCCGGAACCCAAGGAGCAACACCAACAGCCGAGGGCGAACAACCAGCAGAGAAACCAACTGAAGCCGAACAAAAACCCGCCGAAGCTCCTAAAAAAGAACCAAAAGCAGAAGAGAAGAGGGAGTAATTTTAAATTGAAGATTGAAAATTCTTAAAAAAATTACTTTAGTAATTTTTTTAATCTTCTCGCATCTTCAAAAAATGGATCAATTGACAAAGCTTTTTCTATATACAATTTTGCAGCTTGTTTATTTCCCAATTGATACCTCAGGAGGGCAATTCTATAATAAGCGTCTTTAAAACCTTTATAATCTTGGATTATCTTGTTCCAAAACTCAATTTCCAGCAAAATTTTTTGCCTGTCTATTTCCACCTGTTTTCTTTTACTAAACAACTCATAGCCTTTTCCCAATTCAACTATAATTAATAACAAAAGCGTTCCAGATATAACTACCACCCAAAATTGTTTTGTTTTCCAATGTTTTAGAATTTTTTTTGCTTCGGTAATAAATCGGGAAAAAGTCGGGAATTGGTTTTTGCTCAAGACAAATCTTTTTTCTGAAGCTATTTGAACTTTATTTGCAGATTTTTTAAATTTTTTAGGCGGCAATTTTTTCATACAGGCCACGAGGAAATCATGATGGAATCTTTATTCCCCAGTTTTTGGTAAATTTCCTCAGTCACAAACGGCATAAAAGGATGAAGCAGTTTAAGAAGTATTATGTATAAAGTATAAAGTATTAAGTATGAATTATCATCGAGACGATTTTTAACATCTTCTATATAAATATCTGCAAATTCATGCCAGATATACTCATAAAGTCGTTCTGCTGCTAAGTTGAATTGGTGCTTATCAATAAAAATTGTTATTTCATTGGATAAGTCTTGTGTTTTCTCAATCCACTCTTTATCATTGTCATTTTTAGCAGTCTTAAACAGTATTTTTATGTCATTCAGAGGGAGCGCAGCGACCGAAGAATCTCTTGACGCATTAACAGATCCTTCGCTTCGCTCAGGATGACTCAATGAAGAACGTTTCATTTCAATGAAGCGGGCTATATTCCAAATTTTATTAGAAAATTTTTTCATGGCATCAAGTTTTCCATATGACATTGCCTGATCATGACCAAGTGCTGTTCCGTACACTAAGGCCATTCTCACTGCGTCTGCTCCGTACTGCTCAACAAGCTCCAATGGGTTTACCACATTGCCTTTACTTTTACTCATTTTCTTACCGTACGGGTCATTTACCAATCCATGCAATACTACATGTGTAAACGGAACCTTAGTAGTGCTATATATTCCAAGCATAACCATTCTTGATACCCATGCTTTTAAAATATCGTACCCGGTTTCCATTACAGAAGTCGGATAGAATCGTTCAAAGTCTCCCTGTTTGCTGGTTTTAAGAGTCACAACTGGCCATTGTCCAGATGAAAACCAGGTATCAAAGGTGTCAGTATCTTGTTCTAGGTCTTTTGAACCGCACTTGAGGCATTTTTCTGGTTTAGAACCGTCTGTAACAACCCAACCATCATTGCTCGATTGTTCCATTGTTCTATTGTTAGATCCTGAAACGAGTTCAGGATGACATCGTAAACACTTCCAGGCTGGGATTCTTATTCCCCACACAATTTGGCGAGAAATATTCCAATCCCGTAAATTTTCAAGCCATTGAAAATATAATGTTTCAAAGTTTTTAGGAAAAATCTTTACTTCTCCGCTTTTAACCGCTGCTATTGCTTTTTCTGTAAATGATTTTACTTTTACAAACCACTGCTCCATTGGAAGCGGCTCTAAAACTGTTTTGCATTTATAACAAACTCCTATTCTATGAACATATTCCTCGTCTATTTTTTCAATGAGCTCTTTTTGCTTCATTTCAGTAATAATTGCCTCCCTTGCTTTTTTCACATACATGCCAGCAAATTTCCCCGCATGCTCATTCATAGTACCGTCATAATTAATAACTTGTTTTAGAGGAAGATTGTGTCTTTGGGCTACTTCATAATCATTAAAATCATGAGCAGGGGTAATTTTCACTACACCAGTACCAAACTGCAGATCCACATATTCATCTGATATCACTTTAATCTTTGCCTTTCCAAGTACTGTTTCTATTTCAATTTCTTTTCCTACAAACTTTTTATATCGCTTGTCTTTTGGATTAACAGCAACTGCAGTATCTCCAAATTTGGTCTCTGGTCTAGTTGTTGCAAGCACTAACGGACCGTATTTTACATAATACAGCGGACTTTTCCGCTCTTCATGCACAACTTCCAAATCAGAAAAAGATGTTCCGTCTTTTGTACAATAATGAACAAGCCGAAATCCTCTGTAAATAAGTCCTTCGTCATACATTTTTTTAAAAGTTTTATACACAAGTTTGACAATTTCAGGATCTAAGGTATATTTTTCCCGCGACCAATCTAGAGAAAATCCAAGCCTTCTAAGCTGATTTTCTATTTTACCTCCAGATGACTTTACAAAATCCCAAATCATTGAATAAAGCTCTTCTTGTGAATAATCAAATCGAGATTTGCTTTGGCTTTGGAGTTGTTTCTCAAATACGAATTGCGTTTCAAATCCAGCATGATCTGTCCCAGGAAGCCACAAAACTGCCTCCCCCTTCATACGATGAAAGCGGATTAAAATGTCTTCTATGACAAACATTGCGTGTCCAAAATGAAGATCTCCATTTGCATTCGGAGGCGGCAAAATTATGCAGTAGGGTTTTCCACCAGGATTGACTTCAGGCTTAAAATATCCCTTTTCTTCCCACTGCTTATATAATCTTTCTTCGACTAACCTGGGTTCATACACCTTGTCCATGAAGCTAATTGTAGCATAGAACAAGAGAACGTAGAAGAAGTTACTTTTTCCCGAGGATTCCCCGAATAATTCCCGCTTAAGACTCGCATGCTCCTTCGGCGAGGCTGGCCCGATCCGATTTATGAAGGTACTAGTTTATATCCACGGGTTTTTATGGTTTGAATTTCGTACTGGCTTTTTTGGAGTTTTAACTTGCTTCTGACCCTGGCAACCAACCTATCAATTGCCCAGTCAGATACGCCTAGCTCTTCTACCTCCGGCCAGACAGCTTCAACAATTTTTTCGCGTTCACAAATTTCACTTATGTGATCTTTTAAGAAAGAAAAAAGCGCGTGTTCTTTTCTGCTAAATTCAATACTTCCGTTTTCTGACAATGGTTTTTTGTCTTTTTGTTGTATGTAGTAATCAAATAAGGGACTAAAAAGTGCTCGAATGTTGTTTTGTGATTCATATAAAAACCCGCTGTCCCAGATATACCGTCCCAGTTTTCGCTCTTCATCAGAAATTGCTTGACCTTTGCTTATTTTTACAATAATTTCTTTTTCTTTCTCTGACAAGCTTTCCCATAATTCTTCTGACTGAAGACTAATTCGCTCATCTTTTAACAAGAGATCAAATAGCTCTGCTTTTGTTTTTGCCTCTTTTTTTCCTTCATGTAAAAAAATTAAAACAAGCTGAAAATACTGAACATATCCGTCCGCTAAATCAAAAATTGATTGTTCTATAGCAGGTGAAATCGTAAGCTTGTATTCATCTTTGTATGTTTTATATATAATCTCCATATCCTCTTTTTTAGCAGGTTTCATGTACATTTCTTGGGCAAATGTAGATAGTGAGGCTCGTGTAAAAACCTCGGGAGCTAAAATATCAAGCCGCCGAAAACTGGTGAATACATACGCGAGTTTCCCATGTGTTGCATCCTGCAATCCCTGTAAATTAGCAAAAAACTCAGGCGTGACCGCATCCTTGATGCGATCAAACCGAATAAAAAATATATTTGGAAAAATGCCGTTTTCAACGATTTTTTGCAAGGTTTTTCTAACTCCGTCGATAGTCAAAAATAAATCCTGGGATTGAATACTACTTGAGAATAACTCCTCAGCATATGTTTTTATTGAAACAGGATAGTTAGAATCTTCTAAAGCATCTATAATCCGCTTAAACGTAAGCCTCCAAAAAGGAAAGATTTCTTTTTCAACCAAATCATTCAAATCAACAGGAATAAACAGGTGTTTTTGAGTGGGGCTGATATAAGTTTTTACTATTTTTTCGTGGTATAAAAAAAACCTTAAAAAATTATTAATTCCCACCCGCTTCATGCCAACAAGCACAACCGAACTTCTATTTTTTAACTGTTTTCCTAACTCTGCTGCCTCTTCTTTTCGAAACGTTAAGGGAAATGTTGCCTCTATAACAGTTTTGTCCATACGCGTTCATGCTTATTGTAATGATTCCAAAATCTTTTCGCAACACCGTTGTCCCCTAAAAATGACTGTCAGGTTTCTGTCTTACACTGGTCAAGCAGTAAATTTTGCTTTATACTAAACTTATGTCCGATATGCCAACATTAACAGCCGAACGAGGGATAGTTGCTCCTCATGGAGCAATGCTCACAGGAGAAGCACTCAAGGCTCAACTTGTTCAAGTAAGTCCTGAGCGATCAAGGGATGCACTCTATGGAGTAATCGAGTCTCCTTTGGCAACAGCCGTACAAGAAGTAACAGTTGGCCCTTACAACGGGGAATTAAATGGCCAGGATGTTAAAAACTTCCTTTCTTCGCCCTCTGAAGTACTAGTGGTAGGATGCGGAAGAAACGAAGCGCAAAATGGAAACCTTGCCCCTAATCTTGCCTATATGCAAGAAAGCACCAATGGAGCAGGAAATGTATTGTTTGTAGATGCCAACTCCACTGACAATTCCGTAGATACCGCACGAGCTATGGGAGTAGATGTATTAAGACGCGGAGACGTGCTTACGGAAGTCGTCGATAGAAGAGCTCTTGCTGAAATTCTTGCAATACCGCCAGAGGTATTAGAAGGCAAGGAAATCACCAGACAACCTCCTCTCCGAAAAGGAATTGATGTACTTATTGCTCGTATTTTGCTTCTCCAAGCTAAAAAAGCAGGACTTGCCCCAAAACATGTTCTTTTTTCAGACACAGACCTTAAATCCATTCCAGGAGGATCCCTGCAAAAATATCTAATTGGCATGGCTCAGGTAGAAAATAAGACGGCTGACGAAAAAGGAACACAACTTAAAGATCCTACAGAAGACAGAAAAGTCTACAGACCCCTTCAACTTGTCGCACGGGCTGCAATTGACTTAAATAAAAAACGAAGAGACGGAAGAGAACAACAAGGTATATTTACTGGCTCTGAGAATAGAAATAACGAATCTATTTTCGTGTTTGGAAATATGGCAGAAGTCGACTCTGTTTCTCCATTTTTAAATGAAAGGCAAAGAGAAATTGCCCTTGCCTTAAGTGTAACGCCTGATCTTATTGTCCATCCCTTAACAGGAGAACTTATTATTGCTACAGACTCTGAGCTAAGAGCTATGGGAGCAACAGGACAGTGTGTTGAAATTGCTCGCATTATCTCTCTTGCTGGAGAACAACATACTACCCTTGGCAGTTCTGATCCGCAATTCTTAAAAGATGTCTTACCCCTTGTAGGTAATGTACGCAGAGGCGAACAACAAAGAATTGACGAACCACAAACTGACGCGAAAGAATGGTGGATGATAGGAGAAGTTATTCCTAAATTCTGGAGAGCTACTACAGAATACATGATACAAACTGGTAAATTTTCTCATGAATTCAGCATGGAAGATTATACTAGATTAAATAGATGGCTTCGAGATAGCCGAAGAGGCAGCAGGCTTAATAATCAAACCCAAACAAGAGAAATCGATGAATTCCCCATGGAACGCGCAATTCCCTCTGTCCAACAGCTTGACGAAGCAGGGCTGTTAAAAATTTAATCGATTAGCATCCGAGGTATCCTTTTTCCGTTAATATTTACAATATACTCAAACCAAAATGTACCCATTTTTTCTGCTACTTCTTCTATAGTAATTTCTTCATCTCCTTGTTTTCCGATAATAACAACCTCATCACCTAACGCAAAATCTCCTTCATTTGGAAGCTTTAGAACTGTTTGATTCATGGAAATAAGACCAATAATTGGAGCTTTTTTTCCACCCACAAGCATACAACCCACCTCATGGGAAAGACTACGCCTATAACCATCTGTATATCCCATAGGCACAATTCCTATACGAGTATCTTTCTCTGCTTTCCATGTCCGCCCATAACCAACCGTAGAACCAGCTGGAATCGTTTTTACACATGCAAGTTTTGCTTTTAGCGCAACCATTGCTCGCTTTGGAGTAAAAGCGAATGGAAAGTCTCCCGGAGGTAAGCCATAAATTATATTTCCAGGTCTTACTGCACTTAATCGCTTCTTAGGATCATCTCTATGCATTTTTGGCAATCTCATAACAGATGCCCCGTTGGCAACATGAATATATGACGGTAAGGGTATATTATTTGACTGAAGCTCATCTAAATAATGATTAAATACTTCTAATTGTTCGTAGGCAAAGCTTGGGTCATCATCTCCTGCTGTAGCAAAATGAGTCATAATACCTTCTAAGTCAACATGAGGAGATTCATGAACTTCTTTTGCAAGCATAATTGCCTCTTCATTTGGCCATATCCCTTCCCTATGCATCCCAGTGTCAACATATAAATGAACCCGCGCCTTTTTACCGATTTTTCCCGCAGTATTTTCTATAGCTGGAAACATTTCGCTATCTGAAATCGCCAAAACCATATCTAATTCTAGAGCCTCTACAATATTACTAGAATCTACATAGTCTAAAACAAGCAAGGGAATTTTGACTCCTCCTTGTCGTAGCTCTTTTGCTTCTCGAAATGCCGATACCCCCACATACTTAGCACCGAGGTCTTGAAGTATATTCCCAACTAACACAGAGTCATGGCCATACCCATTAGACTTTATCATTGGTATTATTGTTATTTTTTCCCCTACTGTTTCCTGAATAGATCTCCAGTTATACTCAATATTTTTCCTGCTTATTTCCATCCAGACCGGATGATCTCTTTTTTTGTCGTTCATAGATATATTATGCTACAAGTTTGATTGCTCCGACAATACCGCAATCTGGTATGTCAACAAATTCAACTTTTTTGTCTGTTAATTGCCTGACCGTCTCCTCAACTGTCTTTTTAAAATTATGAGCTTTCCAGAAAACGCTCCCATCCATTACAAATAACATATCTTTTCCTTTAAAATCCGCGACCCCAGCAACCTGACACCCAACCAATTGCCCTGCACGATCAATAAAGCTTTGCGCAAGATCAGAAACCCCAGGAATTCTTTTCTCGCTTATATTGGATAATTCTTTTGTTGAAGAAATCGGAGGGTGATTTACACCTCTTTTTTCAATTGCATCATTAAAATGTTTATAGAGATTACTTCCGTTTACGTCTTTTCCAAACGGCCACCCAGACCCTGGCTGCTCGGCAAGATGTTTTGCAAGTGGGGTCATGGGAAATTTATCAAAACTTGCCGCATCAAGATTGACAAATGTCTCAGAATCAAGCAAAAACCCCATATTATACCCTGTTCCAACAACGCCAAATGCAATGTTGTCCCCATAAGAGAATGTTTTTCCAGCTAATACCTGACAAAGCCCGTCACCTGCTACGGAAACAGTAATAGGAGAGCCTCTTTTTTCAGAAAGATTTTTCCCAACTTCCGCTCCCAGAGCTTTTCCAATTAGCTCTGGTGCTGTAATAGATCTCGTATCGTCAATTTCTGTAATAACTCCATCAAGTTTTTCTCCATCAAACACTGGCTTCATGGTATTTGCGAAGTTAACTGCAACAACACGTACTCGCGGGTCTACTGTCTCCTCAAAAAATGTGTGTAATTCTTCCAACGTTTGCATACGCGGGAGTTTTTCCGGACCGAATTTTTCAACAATCCTAACTCCACCAGCGGTTTTTTCTCAAAGAACTCTTACCCCATCACTCCCTCCGAGCATACGCACCTCAAACAATTCACCTTCTGCAACTAAAGACTTTTTGGGAAGATTAAATCTATCTGTAATAAATGGAAGGCTTGTGGTATTTTCTGCGCCAGTTTTGTATGCAGCATGTGCTGCTTTAAGTTCTGAAATAAAGTTTCCATGGACACCCAAAAGTTCGGCACGGGAAAAACGATCAGGAACTGGCATTTGGCCTCTTAACTCTGGTATCCATCTTGGTTCTAAATCTGTCATATTATTTTAAATCCGGAATAATATGGTTCTCAAATAACTCAACTACTCCTGAGGCCATTGGCTGGCTTGCAGCTATTACTCCAGGACAATCTTTTAGTCCGCCATTTCCTACAGCCATTGTTACCACACCTGGTATTTCAGTCATATTATCCGAAACTGGATTGTCGCCAATATGATACACGGGAATTCCCAAAGGCTTTAGAACCCAAGATAGGTAACCCATTGCCCTCTGCTTTGACGCACCGGCACTTTTTACAATAACTAGCTCTGATTCGTGATTTACATCATCCACCATTCCCTCTGGATCTGGAAATGGACGTTCCGAAGCTAACCGATCACGCTCTTCAAGTAAAATAGCTGCCATTTCCTGATGAAATCTGGCACTTTCTGGCGTATGTCTCACAATTTTTCCTCCCTGAACCTGATCAAGAAGGCCAGTAACAAAACTTGCCGAAACCTTTCTTCCCGTATTTACCATTACTAACTGATTATGTTGCCCAGGAATATGAGTATCGGCAAAAAGAAAAGGCCATGGATCAAGATGAAGAACTGCCGTAGTATCTTTTAACTCCTTTTCTTCTATAAGTCTTTCTGCAAATCGTGCTATTAACTCCTTAAACCAATCTCCGCTTCTCACCAAGTGTACCTCGCGTCCATCAGGAAAACGAACAAGCCCACCTCGCTCAGCAATCGATAATCCCCTCATTCCAAGCCATCCTTCCAAATCTACATATGATGAGTCAGAATCGTAACTGGCAACAACTCCTTTTTTTTGCGCTTCTTTGATTACTTCCTCCAGCCGTGGATCAGTTGGCTCCCCAACTTCCATATGAATAGTCGTATCATCTTTATCCATAAAGACAACAGCACGGGCATGAAGCGATTTGTAATAATCTCTAATCATAAGAGAAGATTGTGTTTCTTCTTGTGCGTCGGGATTTATTACGGTTTTTACGGGGAATCTATTGGCTTCCAGAGAAGTTACCATAATAGTTATATACCATATCTCTAACTATTTGTCATTACACGAGGCAATCGTGTGGTATGTTGAAGCTTTGTTACATAACGTATAACATTTGTTTCCATACTCTCCGCGAGTTCCTCCAACGTAATTTCTTCATCTCCTTGTTTACCTACGATAACAACTTCGTCACCTAAGCAATATGTCTCATCAATTGGAAGCTTTAGAACCACCTGATTCATTGCTGCTCTATCTAAAATAGAAACTCGTTTTCCGTGAATAAGCATTGATCCTCCTGAATCACGAGGACGGTAGTCGTCGGCATGTCCCACATTTACAATCCCCATTGTTGTATCTTCATCTAATTTTGTACCTCCATACCCTACTTCCTCACCCTTAGAAACTGTTTTATAGCCTGCAAGTTTTGCTTTAATTGCAGTTAGAATTTTCTTTGGTGCAAATTTCATATATTGGGAAAAATCCTCGCTACCCGGCGTAAAACCATACACAATATTTCCTGGACGAACTGCTGTAAATCTTCCCGTATATGTCTTTAGAATTCTCATGATAGTTGCTCCTTCTGCTGCGTGTACGTAAAGAGGCAACTGGATACCTCTTTTCTCTACATTATCCAAGAATTCGTTAAATATACCCAGTTGCTTGTAAGTTTTTGTGAGATCGGGATTTGTTGGGTCGGCAAAATGAGTCATCAATCCCTCTAGGTCAACATGTGAAGACTGGTGAATTTTTTCTACAATCTCAACCGCCTCTTGTGGTGGCCAAATTCCCTCACGATGCATGCCTGTATCTACAAAAACATGCACTTTTGCTTTTTTCCCTAACTTTTTCGCCGTGTCTTCAATTTCAGGAAACATCTGGACATGAGAGACTGTTAAAGCAACATTCATATTCAATGCTGCTGGAAGGTTTTCTGGATCGACATAGTCAGTAACCAAAAGAGGAAAATTAATCCCATTGCATCTAAGCTCAAACGCCTCACCAAGCGTTGATACCCCAGCATATCGTGCTCCTGATTCTTGAAGCACTTTCCCGACTTCTACGGCTCCATGACCATAGGCATTAGCTTTTAACATTGGGATTACTGTTACATCCGGACCAACAATTGACGCTATAGCATTCCAGTTGTGTTCAAGGTTTGGTCTGCTTAGCTCTACCCAAGCAGAATGCCCTTTAAATTCTTTTTTAGGAGCTTTAAGTTGCTCTTCTGATTCGTTTGTTTCTAACATATGTGAAAACATTATATTTATTTTAACTAGTTTACGCAAGATTATCTATATTTTATACCCTAGTAAGCAATTTAGAGATATTGTATAATCCCTTTGTATGACTGTTATTTTAAAAAAGGATCAAGAATTTTTGAATTCGATCAAGAAAACACTTGCTCCTTTTAAAGCTGGCGTAAAAAGAAAAGCGCAAGGCGAACTTCCCTACGATTATCTGGTTCCTTCCGGATACTATGAAGAACAATGGGACTGGGATGCGTTTTTTATTGGCATGGCACTTGCCTCTGATATCCCCTCAGAAGGCATTTTTCTTAGGAATGTCGCTCTTAATCTTCTTCATAATTCCCGAAATGATGGATACATTCCAGGCTGTATTACAAAAGACGGTCCAGAAGGCGGACATAGGTCATTTCTTATGAAGCCTTTTTTGGCTCAAGGAGCATATTTTGCCTCTAACTTCCTCAAAGATTTTTCTTGGATAGCTCCACATTTTTCTCAGTTAAAAACAGTGGTCTTATATCGGGAAAAAAATGTCTGGAATAAAAAGTATAATTTAGGTGTATGGACAAATATTATGGCTTCAGGAGCTGATAATAATGTCTCAGGTTTTGGATATCCGGAAAATTCTGTTGTGGCAACTGATCTAAATACTTTCGTTTACCAGGAATATAAAGCAATGAGTTTAATTGCTGAACAACTTCGAAAAACAAAAGAGTATGACTATTTTTCCAAACGCGCATCAGAAATAAAAAATAATATTAACAAATATCTCTGGGATGAATCAGATGGAATCTATTACAACATTGACAGTCGTGATGGGTCGTTTATTAAAAGAGTCAGCTACAACTCATTTCATCCCCTCTGGGCACATATCGCAAATAAAGAACGTACCAACAAGTTTATTAAAAATTATGTTTTGAACTCTAAAAAACTCTGGTCAAATTATGGCATTAGAACCCTTGCCAAAGATGATAAAGAATATAACAATGCTAATATTATAAAGCCTTATTCAAACTGGCAAGGACCAGTATGGCCAATTGCAAATTATTTTGCTGTTTCTGCTTTACTAAATTATGGATTTCAAAAAGAAGCAGTTGATGTAGCAAAAAAGGTGGCAAAGCTTTGTTTGGATGACATTAAAAAAACAGGAGGCATGCATGAAAATTATGATGCAGAAACAGGACTCCCTATTGCAGCTCCGAATTTTATTAGCTGGAATCTTCTCGTTCCGGTTATGCTTGAGGATGCCTTAACAAATAAATCCAGATTTGCTCTATAATATTCTACTTCATGAATACCCACCATCTTATTACTATTAAAAATAACTTTGTCACCGAACTTCAGAGGGCAAACAAAGGGCAAAAAACCAGTCTTCCGTTTATCAGACACGAGCCTGCCTCCCAATCACTGGTAAAAGATGGAGAATTATTTCAAGTACTTGTGGTCGGAGGAAGTATTAGCAAAAAGGCGCTTGTTAAAAAACAGGGAAAAGATTTACGCATTCTTGAGGTTTCTCAAAAAAATCAATCACCTTTTAAAAGTAAAGAAGCCTTTTTATCGTTTATAGAACAAGGGCTTTCCGACAGTGTTACAACATTATCGCTTAACCTTGCCTACCCCCTTAGGCCGGTATTTAACAATTCAAAATTAGAAGGAATTTTACTCTCCGGAACCAAAGAAAATACCTTTAATGGATTAATCGACAAAAATATGTGTAAAGAAATCGAAAAACATATCCTCACAAAGAAAAAAAGGAAAATACAGGTGACTGCAGCAAATGATACCGTTTGTCTTCTCCTCTCAGGCCTAACACAACTGCCATATAATCAGCTTGCCTGCGGGATAGTTGGAACAGGAGTTAATTTTGCCTTTTTTTTAGATAGATACGTATTGGTGAATTTGGAAGCTGCTAACTTTGACAAATTCCCTCAAACAGAAGAAGGAAAAGAAATTGACAAAAATTCTTCGCTGCCAAAAAGAGCACTTTTTGAAAAAGAAACATCCGGTGCGTATTTGTACAAACACTTTAACTTACAGCTACACAAAAAGCATTTGCCTATTATATCTATTGATGACACAAAAGAATTAACAATATTAGCTCAGGAAACACATTCACTATACTCACAAATTTCAAGACAAATCTTGTACTCCTCATCAGAACTTGTTGCAACCCAAATTGCGGGAATTTCTGAATTTTTAAATCGAGACTTAACCTTTGTTATGGAAGGAAGTTTATTTTGGGAAGGGTTTGAATACAAAACACATCTTGAGCAAACGCTTTCAAAAATCCATAATGACAAACAAATAAGTTTCAAGCATATCCATAATAGTTATATTGTTGGAGCCGCTCAGCTTGCTTGCCCGCAAATATAAACTATGAGTACTCAAGATTCCAAAAACTCTCAAAAGATTCTTGATCTTTTAAAAAAAGAGTATCCCAATGCTAAAATCATTTTAAATTATTCGAATGAATGGGAATTGTTGGTTGCGGTGATATTGTCAGCACAATGTACTGACGTGATGGTAAACAAAGTGACAAAAAAACTGTTTAAAAAATACAGAAGCCTAAATCTATCATCGCGAGCGAAGCGTGGCGATCTCAAGTCTAAAGAGATTGCTTCGTCACAAGCTCCTCGCAATGACAGTTCACGCCTTGATCGAACAATAACACCAGAAACTCAAGAAATAATAAACTTTGCCGAGGTTCCAATAGCTGAACTGGAACAAGATATACGGTCTACAGGTTTTTATAAAAATAAAGCCAATAATATTCGGGCAGCTGCAAAACTCGTTCTTGAACAGTTCAACGGAGTACTACCACGAACTATGAACGAACTAACTAAGCTACCGGGTGTTGCTCGAAAAACTGCAAACGTTGTTCTAGGAAATGCTTTTGGAATACTTGAAGGAATTGCAGTTGATACTCATGTTGGAAGATTATCTCAAAGACTGGGACTTTCTGACCAAAAAGACCCGAACAAAATCGAACAAGACCTTATGAAGCTCTATGATAAAAAAGATTGGTTTAAACTCACCTATTTACTAATTGAACACGGCAGAAAAGTCTGCGTTGCTAAAAAACCAAAATGCGACGGGTGTATACTTAACAAACTGTGCCCCAACGCATTCAAGTTCTCACACTTTAAAAATTATCCTAAGGATAATTAAGCCCAAAACGCAAAGTAAAGTTGACTATGGTATGTGTTATAATTAACTTTTATGTTTGACCTGCAAAGCTTCATTAAAGCCGTCGGATATGTAGGTGTTTTTAGCATAGTATTTATTGAATCGGGGCTTTTGTTTGGTTTTTTTCTCCCCGGAGACAGCCTCCTGTTTACGGCAGGATTTCTTGCATCTCAAGGGTATTTGGATATAACTGTACTTGCTTTCGGTTGTTTTTTAGCAGCTGTCTTAGGGGACAGCGCCGGATATCTTATTGGACATAAACTTGGTAGAAAACTATTCACAAAAGAAGATTCACTTTTTTTCCATAAAGATCATCTCGTGCGCGCAGAAGAGTTTTACAAAAAAAACGGCGGTAAAGCAATTATTTTGGCCCGATTCATGCCGTTTATCCGGACATTTGCGCCCATTGTTGCGGGAATTGGATCCATGAAGTATTCACAGTTTCTTTTTTACAATATTTTTGGCGGTGTATTATGGGCTATTGGAGTTACGTATGCAGGGTATTTCTTAGGAAGTACTATTCCTGACGTAGATAAATATCTGCTTCCCATCATCGGCCTTATTATTCTCGCCTCCGTTGCACCACCCTTTTACCACGCATTCAAAACAAAAGAACAACGACAGCAATTCATTGCCGCAATACGTTCTTTCAGAAAGAAGAAATGACCAGGACTTCTCACAAACAATGTATCCCTCTTATTCTAACAGTTGTCACTTTTTTATTTCTATGCCTTTTCCTCTACGGGTTTATGCTCATTCTCAATTTTTTACCCACGCAGGAAAAAGTTCAATTTAGCTTAAGAAAACGGGACGTTCTCGTGGGGCTTACCATCTATTTAAAAACCTCCATTGATTTTGCGATTTTTATAGGGAATCTCATGAGGGGCAACCCGGGCTGGAAAAATCGAATTGCAATAGAAATTGGTACAACTGTCGGAAATGCGCTCGGAACATTGGCGGTATTGACAATCTGGAACTTTTTCCGAGAAGTGACCCTTCTTATGGCTTTTATGATTATCCTTGCATCGTTTGTGTTGCTGAAGATGGCCGAGGAAAGTTTTGAAGAATTTAAAAAAAACAAAATACCCGTGGCAACTACTCTTATGAAACTACTCTTTTATCCGTTTAAAAAAATTAATCATCTTTTCTCTCCTGTCTTAAATAAGCTTGTTCCCCGTGTTGGCATCGCAAAAGTAAATAAGATGCCATGGATACGGCTTGCATTCTTTTCTTTTACAATTCCCTTTATTTTAGGTCTTGATGATTTCGCCGGATATATTCCCTTGTTTTCCGTTATTAATGTATTCGGATTTGCAATCGGAGTTTTTTTAGGACACATGCTTTTAACCGCTGCTCTCTTTCTCTCTCCAAAAAGAACAATTGCCGTTGTCAAACATCCTCTTATGCTTTTTATGGGGACACTGGCGTTTATTGCAATTGCTCTCTTTGGATTTTTAGAAGTTTTTCGTTTGATACTATCCCTTGTTCATTAGTCTTCATACTTGATACAATTACATCTATCATTCCGAGTTCTGATTGAAGAACGAAAAATCTCTATAAGAAAGATTGCTTCGCCCGCCTTTGGCGAGGCTCGCAATGACAAACAAGTATGAACATTCTTGTAACTGGCGGAGCCGGATATATTGGCAGTTTCATGACCAAAGTTTTACTTGATAACGGATACGCTGTTTTCGTTGTTGACAGTCTGGAAAGAGGCCACAAAAACGCGATAGACAAACGGGCTGATTTTCGAAAGCTAAATATTGGCAATACGCATGACTTAGAACAATTATTTTTAGGCCAACACATTGATGCCATTATTCATTTTGCTGCATACATCTCCGTTGAAGAATCAACAAAAAATCCAGAGCTTTACTATCAAAATAACGTATTGGGTTCTAAAGCTCTGTTTGCAACTGCAGTCGAACATAATATAAAAATGTTTATTTTTTCATCGACTGCTGCCGTATATGGAAACCCAACACAAGTTCCCATCCCCGAAGATCATCCAAAAAATCCAACAAGTCCATACGGAAAAACAAAACTGCAAATGGAAGAAATTCTATCAAGCCTTACCCAAGGAAGAGATATTTCTTTTACAGTGTTGAGATATTTTAATGCCTCCGGGGCATCACTTGACGGATCATTGGGAGAAAACCACACTCCAGAAACGCATATTATTCCAAACGCCATAAAAGCTGCATTGCGTAATGAATCTTTTTCATTGTTTGGAACTGATTATAAAACAAGCGATGGAACATGTGTCAGAGATTATATTCACGTACTTGATCTTTGCGATGCGCACTTACTGGCGCTGGAAAAATTAAAAAAACAAAAAGGACAGTGTTATTACAATATTGGCACAGGAATCGGATATTCCAATCTTGAGGTACTTAAAGAGGTAAAACGCATAACAGGAACAAAAATAAAAATGGAGGAGAAAAATCGAAGACCTGGCGACCCGAATGTCTTAATTGCAGATCCTGCAAAAATTATCCAAGAGCTTTCTTTTGCTCCCAAATATTCAGACATAGAAACCATTGTAAAATCTGCATATCTCTGGCATAGAAATCAAGCCTGATTATTTTCGAACCAAGTCAACTCTAAATTGAGTATCTCTTTTCAAAGGAAATTTAGCCCATGCAATTTTTTCTCCTGTTATCATACGATCATCTTTTTTAAAAAGCGTAAAGGTATTTGGATATACGAATGATGCGCTCCATATATCTTCTTCTGTTCCCGGCTGTTTAAAAATGCGGAGTTTGTAGGATACAATTTTTCCGATTTGCGGAGTATTTTTCAACCGGTACGTAATGACTACTTTTTTTTCAGAGCTACTTGGAACAGTAAGATAAAAACCATAGACTGTTTTTTCCCCCTGCTCATACTTCTCAACTTCTATCCCCTCTTTGTTTTTAATTTGTTGTTCATTTGAAAGAACAAAACCCTGAGTTTTATCATCAATACCAATTGATAAAAGTTCTGATTTTTTTGGCAGGATAAATCTAACATAGAATTTATAATCAATTTCTTTTGTATTTGGTTCTGCAATGTTTTTGTAATTTATTTTTAATTTCCCCGACACACTTCCTTCTTTAGACAGAGTTGTTAATAGGTCTACTTTTCTTTGCACAAAATAATTTGCTTTATTCCCTCCAATGTTTGATTCGTTAATGCCTACAAAATCCTGTATTTCATTTTCTCTTTCATAGACCGTAGCAGGAATTGCCGATGAAACACCGGCTACGGAAAATGGCCTTTGCATATCTTTGTCTAAAAACGCAAAAAGAATATGTTTTTCTGCTATTGACAGATATAAAGCATCAAGCAGCTGAGTATACGAATGAAGAGTCGCAATTTTATTTTGTATCGCGATAAATAAAGAAGCAATAAAATTTTTCTTTTGGGTAGATCCTGGGAAAAAAAAATTTTCCGCATACTCCTGTGTAAGCCAATATACGTTTTCTTCGGTGACGGTCTTGTTGTAATCTAAAACTTTTACTTCTCCGATTGCTTTTAAAATCTGTTTTACAACAGATACGTCTATCCCGATAACACCGTCAATATCAACTCCTGTTTCTTGTTTAAATATAAATGCGGAAACTGTTGCTGCTTTTGGAAAGTCAATATTGTAATTGCTGTCTCGTAAAAATAAATGTTTTATGCCCATGTATTTTTGTAAAAACTCAGGCGGATCAATATGTCCCTTTAATTTTCCGTCTGCTTCATACACATCTTCAATTGAAAAACCCTCCATCTTTCCTTTATTAAAAGACACAGTCGCATAAGATCCAATAAATCCTCCTGTTGCTCGAAGCTCCATATTGTTTTGGAACAACAAAAGATATGTTTTTTTTCTATCGATTCCCAGTACGGAGAGCAGGACTTCGTTTATGTGCTCAAGAAGTACTGTTTGATCCTGGATACTTTCTAGCTTTTGCTTAATATCACCCGGAACCAATGGATCTATTTTTAAATATTGAAATTCTAAAATAGACTCTTTTATCAATCTTTGAGAAATAAGAAAATCTTCTTGCGGCTTTTTTGCCGTACCCAGAAATACGTGGGCTAAAGAGCCCAATGCATCATGCAGCTTAACAACAGTACTGCTCAAACTTTTTCCTTTTTGTAAAGAGTCTGTAAGTTTTTGGACATGTATTCTCTGCCCAACATATGATGACTCTAAAAGCACAAATGGGGAAAAAGAATTTCCAAAAGAAAATATTTTTACGGCCTTCGTTGCGTGTGATTTACTATCCGCATACTTTCCTTCTTCTGCTTTCTCCTTAACCTTTTTTAATTCATACGTCCCTAGCGACAAACTTAAAATACTTATGACAACAGGAAGAAGTACAAAGAATATACACAGGGCAATAATAAAGAGTATTGCTTGCCTGCTGTTTGTTGTCTGTCTTGAGCGCTCAGATGATTGTGTTTTGGGTTTTTGATACAATCCTTTTTCCAAAACCTCCTCTAAACGTTTTTTTAAAAGATATTCGTCGGGAATACAATACTCCCCTTCTTCTAAAAAAAATTGCGGATGTGTTTTTGTTTCTTGTTTTGAAAAATCTATTTTAAAAAGCGGATTTATTTTTTTTAACGCTCTTGCAAAAGATAACTCCGTGGGCGGGTTTTTTTGAAAAATATAAAAAATTCCGGAGTGTTTTTTTTCGTCAAAAAAGAGTTTCGTAATTACGCGTATTGCATCTTCCATATGTACAGGATAAATCGTTTCTACTCCCGTTTTAGCAATTTCTATCACTCCTTTTTCGTATGCATTGACAAGAATTTCTTCTACTCTATTTTTCCCCGAAACCATATTCCCAAATACATCACCCAGAATAAAAAACATTATATTTTTTTTATCACGAATTCTCTCCCGCAAATCTTGCGCATATTTTCTTTCCAGGACAACAATACATTTCTTTCTTGTTTGGGCTTGTAATTCGGAAAGTGAATTTTTTATTTCTTCTTCGCCGTTATATACGACAAATATGTACTCATATTCGTACTCGGGAATTACGGGCAGTTTTTTTCTTTCTTTTTTATAGTGGATATATACGTCATCCTCAGACCTAACATACGCCTCTGGTTTTTTACTGCTTACCAATACAAAGGAATATGCGTCTTTTACGGATTGCCAAAATATATTTCCAATATTGTCTTGTTTGTCCAGAATTAATACGCGCTGCTTCATGGTAAAAATTTGTAATTATAGAGATTTGGCTTTATTAAGAGCCATATTAACAAGTGAGTCAGCTTTTTTATTTTTCTCGCGGGAAATATACGCATATGATACAACAAGACCCAGCTCTGCTTCTTTTTCTCTGATTTTAAACAAGAGGTTTTTAAGGGCAGCATTTTTTATTTTATATAAACCAGTAAGTTGTGAGTACGCAAGCTGTGAATCCATGAAAAAATATATTTTTGTATCCTTGTCTAAAAGCTTCTTGTTTTTACAAAGCCACGTAATTGCAAAAAGAATTGCCTTGTATTCTGCAATATTATTTGTTGCGATACCAATTGGTTCTCCGCCGGACAGAAGTTGCCTCCCGTGTTCGTTTTCAACATATACTCCGATTGCCGATTCTCCCGGATTTCCCCGAGAACCACCATCCGTATAAATATATAAAGCTTTATTCATGTTCAATACATAGAATCTCGTTGGTATTTGTGTATTTTTTTGGCGCGAGAAGCACGGTGATACAGCGTGTTGGGCAAAAAAAGGGGCAGTGTAAAAAGAAATTCAATAGCCATTGTTTTTATTGTAGCAAAGACCGAGGATAAAAGAAAAAAGCAATTGCCCCTGCTGTAGTGTAAGAAAATAATGATCAAACAAACCAATGATTAAAATTGTGAAAAGTAGTGTGGCTCCGGGTGCACCCCGATTGAATCGGGACAAACCGGAATGACGAACCGCGTTCAAAATGAACCAAATAAAGAATGTGAATCCTACAATTCCGGTTTCCGCCAATAGTAACAAATAAATATTGTGCACCGGCTGGAGCAGTATTGTTTTTGTGTTTGAACTTATATAATCAGGCAGATTAATAAGAAAATTATTTAAGCCTACTCCAAACAAAGGATGATTTCTGAAGATAGATAATGCTGCTTTATTAAGTTCTGTTCTATACACTATGGATTCGTCGCTTAGTTGGATACTAAACCGAGAGAATAGGGGAAAGAAGAATAATCCAAAAAGTAAAAAAGCAAATAATCCAATTAGCCAATACGTCTTAATTTTTGTTCTTAACTGAACAATCAGCCGATATGCAAATATTAAAATGTACAATAGAACTGCAGTTCTGCTCATTGTTAAAAACAATGCGACCGAACCAAAAGTAACAATGCTTGTCATTCCGAACGAAGTGAGGGATCTCTTTTCCACAATGACAGAACGCGTATGTGTATTGAGTAGCATTTGCAAGACAATGAGGAGATAGCCTGCGAGCACATTCGGATGGGAAAAAGTTCCGTATGGTCTAAGAACCAACGCGCCGTTTAAAGAAGCATTCGCAATGCCGGGAGTTTGAGGATTAAAAAATCGCTCGCCGAAAAAATAAAATATTCCCTGTAGAGATCCTTGATGCAGATACTGGGCAGTTGCAAGAAAAGACTCAAATACAACTCCTATGCTAAAAAGTGTAATCAACCGATTATTGCTAAACCTGAATTTAAGCGCTGTATAATACCCAAAGAAAATAAGCTCCAAAAGTTTTATAAATCCATACAATCCCAGTTGGGGAAATTTGGAAAAAACAATTCCGGTTCCAAGAGACAGAAAGAAAATAAAATAACAAATGTCATTGCGAGGAGTCAAGAATAAAGCTGGACGACGAAGCAATCTTAAGAGATTCCGAATCCCATTCGGCAGGCTCAAGGCCTGAGCGGAGTCGAACGACAAGTTCAGAATGACAGGAATAAGATTGCTTCTCCACCAGCTGACTCCTCGCAATGACAAAAATGAGTCAATGAGCCATAAAACAATCAATAATAAAATCAATACATCAGTCATGTATATCGTGGGGGAAAGGTAGTCAATTCGCAGTCCAAGAACTTTTGAATACTCCGGCCAAAAATGAAGACCAAGTTGAGTAGGGAGAAAAAGAATAATTGAATAAAAAAGAAGTAGCTCTGTCATTGCAAGAAGTTCTTTAGAACGACGAAGCAGTCTGTGTTCAAAAAAGATTGCCGCGATCATATTCATTCGCTCGCAATGACGGTTAACGGGGTCTTATAACCAGGGCTCTGTCTCTTCCAACTCCGGTAGATTCTGAAACCACTTCGTTATCTTCTACAAGCAGCATATGAATTATCCGGCGTTCCCAGGATTTTAAATGAGAAAGCGACATTTCTCTTTGCTCGGAAAGCACTCGTTCCTTTGTCTTAAGAGCAAGATTTGTTAAATAATCAGTTCTGTTTTTCTTGTAATCTCCTGCTTCGATAGAAACCCTGACAAATTTTCCCAGTTTTTTAGAAACTGCCAAAGAGGCAATCAACTGAAGACTTTCCAAAACCTCGCCGTGGTACCCAATAACAATTCCCATGTCATTTGTATCCAACAAGACATGAAGGGTTTCATTGTCAAAAGAAAGCTCAAACGTCCCTTCAATTTCTAACGCTTTAAGCAAATCTTCTATTGTTTTAAAAACTTTCTTTTCTTCTTTTTTATCCATAGTTATTTTTTATTTTTGTTTAATTTTTCTACCCACTCAGCTAATCCTCCAAGTCCGGAAATTTTATGTTGTTGTAGTATACCAAAAACAGTAAACGTATTCCAATACAAAGAAAGGCCAATGGGAAGGGAGTAGGAAAAAAATCCAATCATGACAGGAAATATATACATAGACTGCGTTTGGAAAGCAGAAGAAAAATCATCTCCGCTACTTGACGGATTATTTTTTGACCGAACAGGAGTTTTTACATACATCATTTTTGATTGAATAAACTGAAATACTCCCGTGGCAACAGGAATTAAAATTATTAAATACATAGTTTGTATAAGCTGAGAAGGGCTTTGAGAAAGCGGAATGCCAAGAAAACGAGCATCCCATGTGCTTGTTAATTGTAGCCAGTCAAAGTAAAGCACTTTATTTATCTCGGAAAGAACCATGTCCGGCTTTAAGGCAACTATTTTCCCAAGCACCGAATACAAAGCCCAAATTATAGGAAGTTGAATGACAACGGGAAGGCATCCGGCAGCCGGATTTATTCCGTGCTCTTTATAAAGCTTCATCGTTTCTTCTTGCAAGCGCTTTGAGTCACCCTTATGTAGCTCTTTTAATGTATGTAAATGAGGCGTGACTTTTTGCATTTTGCTTGAAGCTTTTAACTGCGAAGCGGTAAAGGGGTATAAAATAAATCTGATTAAAACAGTAAGCAAGATTACAGAAAAACCCAAGGGAGATGGAATATGCAAAAACACAAGCACCTTATAAATTGCTATTAAAACATTAATAATCGGCTCAACTAAAAAGGTATCAAACATACATTAAATGCAAAAGGCAAAAATCAAAAGGCAAAATTATTCCTTAATGTTAAAAACTTTTGAGTTTTGAGTTTTGCTTTTGACCTTTGACTTTTGAGTTTTGAGTTTACAAAGGGTTGGCATGATAGTATCCTTCGAATCGACCTATATCCTCCAATAACAATTCCATGTTTGCCAATAGATCTTTTAGCATATTCCGAACAACTAAGATTGTGGCGGCATTTTGCGGAAACACCAAGCATCTGGCTTATAATTTTTGATACAAACATCTGATACAAACTAATGAAAAACAAAAGGATTATCCTCATTTCAAATAATCTTCTTTTTTTAATACGTGTAACACGCTAAAACAAATTTCTTGCTGGTCTTTTTGAATTATTTCTTGTTTTACAATAAATAGCATATCAAGGCCTGATTGTATTATACCAAGATTTTTTTCTATACACATGCTAATTATTCTTTTTGTTCTATTTCTTTTTACCGCACGTTTGTCAATCTTTTTAGAAACAACAAATCCATATCTGTTATACAAAAATCCGTTTTTACTAACTTTTAAAGTAAACAGGGGGGTTGTGTAAGACGCACAATGCATTAACCGGGTGCCAAGCACAAGTCTATTTTGTTTTTTTAACATCTATACTGATCGTCGTTTTCTTTTTTTATCCTTTCTTCTTTTTAGTACCCGCTTACCATTATGGGTTTTCATTCTTGACAAAAATCCATGTTTTCTTTTCCGCTTTACCTTTTTAATTTTGGCCTTGAATTTCTCCATGTCTCAATAGTATAACAAATAATTAATCAAACAAGCAAATATGGTTCTGCATTCTAAATTCTATATTAACGCCTGATCTACTTCTATCTATTTTTACTCTCTTGACAAAAAGTTGTCCACATTATTACACTGCATGTTACCATTTCTATGAAAAACGATCTAAAACCCATGTGGAACAATATTTTAGCCAGCATTGAAACAGAAATATCCAAAGGAAGCTTCCTGGCGCTATTTAAGTCCACCTCTCTTTTGTCTTTGGAAAAAGATTCCTCGCGAAACCGGCTGGTAGCAAACATTAGCGTCCCTTCAACCATCATCATTGACATGATCAAAAAAAAGCATTTAATGCTTCTTAAAGCAGCTATTAAAAAACAAGCAAAGGAAGATGCTGATGTTGTTTTTGTTCCCAAGTCTCTTCCGATAGATACACAGGAAATAAAAAATGCGCCCTTATTCGTACACACTATGAATCAACTCGAAGAAGCAGCAAGGCCTCAACCGATAAAAACTTCAGATTTTTTACCCAGGTTTCGAAGCGACTACACCTTTCAAACCCTGGCGGTATCAGACAGTAATCAGCTCGCATTCGTTGCCGCCTCAACTGTTACTAAAAATCCAGGAACATCGTATAACCCGCTGTTTTTATACGGTCCATCCGGAGTAGGAAAAACTCACTTAATGCATGCAATAGCAAATGAGATAAACAAAAAACAACCGGGCATAAAAATTATGTATAAAACATCTGAGGATTTTACCAACGAAGTAGTTGAGGCAATTCGGAGTAATCAAACACACGGGATGAAAAAGAAATTCAGAAGTACCGATGTATTTATTGTTGATGATGTACAGTTTATTGCCGGCAAAGACAAGGTCCAAGAAGAGTTATTCCACACATTTAATATTTTAATTGATAAAGGCGCTCAGATTGTTTTGTCTTCAGACAGGCCTCCCCAAGAAATTAAAAAACTCGAAAAACGGCTTTCTTCCCGTTTTTCAGGAGGCTTAACCGTTGACATAGAACCTCCTGATTTTGAACTTCGGTGCGCCATTTTGCTCATTAAGGCTAAAAAATACGGGTACGATTTACCGATTGACGTAGCAAAGGTTATCGCGCAAGACATTGAGGACACAAGGTTTTTGGAAGGCACGCTGCTTCGTCTTATTACAGAAGCAACCACAAAAGGACAGGCATTAACCGACTCACTGGCGCAAAATTCTTTAAAAAATAAAACGGGCGAACAAAAACACTTTATAAGACCCGATGAGCTTATTAAGTCTGTATGCAGTTTTTACAATGTAAAACCAACCCAGTTAAAAGGCATAAAACGTGACGCTTTCTTGGTGAAGGCCAGACAAATTTGCATGTATTTACTCAAAAAAGAACTTCATCTGCCGCTTGTTGAGATTGGAAACTTATTGGGAGGAAGAGATCACACGACTGTTATGCACGGATGCGGAAAAATCGAGCGATTACTCATGGAAAAAGAAAAATCTGCTTTGTTTGATGAGGTCAGGGGGATAACTAAAACACTCATTGGATAAGGTGGGAAAAACTTTTACCATTGTGTTTATCTACATGTTTTCCACATTTTTATCAACAGGTTGTTATCATTTTTTTAATTACGTTTATGTTTATAATTCTTTCCAGGATTGCATTTATACACATTTCCCTATATACTACTACAACTACAAATAGATATATCGTCGTATGAAACTACATGTTCTCTCGGAAAACATAACAAGAAAGCTTCCTTTACTTTTACGGGCAGTATCCACAAAAACCCAATTACCAGTACTTCTTAATTTTTTAATTCTGACACAAGACGGAAAACTGGTCATAAAAAGTACAGACCTTGAGATTGGCATAGAAGTTTCTATACCAGTAAACATTGAAGAAGAAGGTGGCGCAACCGTTGTGGCACGAAAATTTTATGACCTCATATCTTCTTTGCCTCCAGAGAAAATTACAATTGAAACCCTAGATTCAGGATTAATCATAAAAACCTCAAAAACAAAAAGCACTTTACAAATAATTCCAGCAGAAGAATTTCCAAAGCTATACGAAGAAACAGGAAGAAGACTAACTGGCTTTAAAAACAAAGACTTAAAAGACTGTATTGTGCCGGTTGTATTTGCTGCAAGCAGCGACATAACACGACCCGCGCTTTCGGGCGTTTACATAAAACAAGAGGAAGATTCATTTTTACTGGTTGCAACAGACGGATATAGGTTATCTTTAAAACGATATATTGGGAAAATTGTTCATAAAAAACCGGCGGAGAAAGAATGGGAAAAACCTCTTTTGGTTCCAAGTAGGTTATTTAAAGAAATCAATACACTAAAAGGAGAAGACGAAGAGGAAGTAATATTTTATATTTCAAAAAACAATAATCAGATTTTATTTAAAACCACGGACACTATTATTGTCGGAAGACTTATAGAAGCGGAATACCCAAACTACCAAAAAATCATTCCTTCCAGTTTTCAAACGAGGGTTGTTTTCGACAGAGAGGAAGTGGAGAAGGCAATAAAAATTGCTTCGGTATTTGCCAGAGAAGCATCCAATGTTGTCAAGTTTGAAATGAAGGATAAACGCATATTTATTTCGGCAAATGCGCCGTCGGTTGGAGAAAACATTGTGGAAGTAGAGGCTGACATACAAGGAGATGAAAATCAAATCGCGTACAACGCCAGGTACCTTTTGGATTTATTTGCCAACAGTACCTCTGATCAGCTTGTCTTAGAAATGACCGAATCTTTAAGCCCGGGCGTGTTTAAAATTCCAAATGACGACACCTTTCTTCACTTAATCATGCCAATACGAGTACAGTCGTAAAAAGACTCTGGACAAACCAGAGCGACGAGTATAGACTCATGGTATGGGCAGGTTTCATGAAGGCGAACCAACTGTATTAAGAAGAGATGTTTTAACATGGGTAGCTGCTTTTGGTGTTCGCTCAGTCACCCCCGTTTCTTTTTTAGAACAAGGATTTCTGGGCTTTATTGATAAATACACGGGTGATTTTAAAAGATTTAGAAAAGAAGGAGAACGCGTTATAGATTATTTTTCCGGATTTATGTCAGATGACAGGGAGTTTAGACTAAATGCTTCTTTAAGCATGAGGCAGTTTGTGGCAATCAGGACAAGGTTAGCTGAGAAAGGTTGGGGGATGTCCGAGTCGTTCTTTTTTACCTACGGAAAGGAAGGTATGGATTTGTATTCTCCTAAGGATACCGCTAGGGATCCGGAAAGAACCAAACAAAAAGCAATTGAATATGCAGAATATCAAGTTGATATGCAGCCGAAAGTTAAAAGAATAGGAATTGCGCATAGCGCCGGATTTATTCCATTATTGGAAATCCTTAGCCAATTTCCCAACAGATACGATTTGGTGATATTTTTATCGTCTCCTTTATATGGTCTTGAGCCTTCGATTCCTCGAAAATTAAAAGCAGGGGTAGTACATCAGGTTCTTCGTCAGGCGATTGGCATGGAAGAACACCTTTCGCAGTATTTATTTAATCTTTGGAAAGATAAAGACTATAGAAAAAACCTTGATACCTTTTTTGATCAATTTGTTGAAGACGGAAATGAAGTATATTGTTTTACAACTGAAAACGACACAATTGTTCCCAAGGAATCAGCGTTATTAAAAAGCGCGCTTGTAGAAGCGGGAGGGAATAAGATTCGACAAGTTTTGCCAATTGTATGGTCGCTTTATCCACAAGATGCTCATGGAGCAGTATTTATCGATAAAGAAACGCTAGAAACTATTGCTGAGATTGTGGGAGAAAATAAAGCAGCCTAAAAACTATTGATGTAATTGATACTATGCGTTGTGGGATCAACGCCATGGCTTTTTATCCAATCAATAACTTCCTGTTTTACTTTTTCTCGATCAGAAATCTTCATTTTTACCTCAAGGGTTGATTTAGTCTTATAGACAATATCAAAACTACCGGTTTTGTATGGAGTATAATCCACAAGCGGATAGTATTTTTCCAGGTATGCTTTTTCTTTATCAACCTGCAGCGATGAAGAAGATTGAGCAGGAGTTATGGAGGTGGTAAAGTTCCAGGAGTATACGGTTTTTCCAAAGCTATCTTTTAAAACAGCTGTATATGTTGTATTTGTTTGTAATCCGCCATAAATTTTTGCAATGACTTGTTTTGCGGGAAACGTGTTGGTTATTTTAAAGTAATACGGAAGAGGAGGGGAGAATTCTAAGATAAACGACTTGTTGGACTGGATATAGACATTCGTAAAAATGGAAACCTCAATCTCTCCCGGATATACATTTTTTTCATTATTCTGGGGACTTGTCTCTACTGCTTGGAATGGAACTTGAGAAGGAGACGGTTTTTGAGCAGAAGGGTACGCGGTGGGAAACGGAAGGCTTTGGTCAGGAATATTTTGTCTTTTGTTAAAGATAAAGAAAGCCCAAAAAAGAGAAACAAGCGCTGCTCCCGTAATAGCAAACAGCAGCATGGTTTTATGCGCACCCAAGAAATAAAACAACTTTTCCATATTCATTTTTTCCGGACCCTAAAAAAAGTATAGCAATCTTTTGGGTGAGTTTGTGCATCATTTACAAAACAGGTTGTCGGGTAACTTGATTCTATCCCTTCAAAGCGAATGGTGTCCGGCAAAAGCCTTTTAAAGATAAGCGCGTGTCCTGCTGATCCAACACTATCGCATCCACTTGCAAAGCCTATGTCTCCTGGTTGTATGTCGTCTGAGTCTGTCCTTGTATAGGTAAGGAGTGAGCTGCGATCGGAGTTTAACAAAGAAGGATTCTCCAAGATTTCTACCGGTGAATTTTGAAGAAGAGTAGTAGTGTCGCCGGAAGCAAGGGTGAGAGATATGGCGTTAAATCCTAAACACTCCACACATCCATTCGGCTTTGCTCTTTCTCGTCTTTTGCTGAATTTTTCCACAAAATCTCCGGAATATCCTCTTTCCTGAAGAAGGTTTAAGGTGCATGACTCAACAGCGTTGTTAGTGCGGGTATTGCCGTTTAGTTTTGTTTTTCCTCCAGGCGGGTCTTCGGGAGTGCAGGCTTTGTATGCATTCGCAACATCTTGGGCAGCTTTGGCAAAATCAGAGGTCTCAGGCTGAGTGCCAACTTTGACTCTGACAGTATTGCTATACGATTGAGCAACAGAGTATGTTGAATGAAGCATATAGTATATAACAATTACCATAATTATAATCAGGCGACCACAAAGCTTTGAGTTTTGAGCTATAGTTTTGAGTTTTGACATTTGAGCCATGGGTTTTCTTAGCATCCTTCCAGCAAATAACTAAATGTTATATTTTTATTCTGAAGCTGATTTTTTAGAGAACTACGTAAAACAAACATAATTGGCAAATTGCAAATTCCGCTTTGACTAAATCCTTGATCCTTAAACCACTCGGTCACATCTTGTTTTACCTTTGCAATATGTTCTGAAAGAATCTCAACTTGAAACATATCATACGACTTGGAATAGTAAATTGCATATGAAACATTTATATTAACGACTTGTTTATTTTTTAAAGCCTGACTTATTAGTTTTGCGCGAATATTCCCCTCCGATTCATTTAGAGGCCGTCGGTGATCGATCTTGTCTGCAAGCTTGACAATTGAGCTTGAATTATAAATAATGCCAGATACTTGTTTGTTTGGAAGAGGCTGAATATACAGTGTTGGAGCAGGGAAAGCTTTTGGCGCATTATCTTGAGGAGTTTTTATGCTTAAAATAACAAGAACTAAAAAAGAAAGAATTGAAAGAATAATAAGTCCTAATAAAATTTTGTTTCTCATGTTAATTATACGGGCAATCTAAAGGTGTAAGACTAAACCTTTGTCTTGTAGCAGTATCGTGCTTAACAGGCTCCCAATAACAAAAACTATTGTTAATAGTTAATTTATTATAATTGATTGCATTTTCTATTTGATTTTCCCATACTACGTCACCGGCATCATATTGGTTATTTCCTTTTCCATTAGGATTCATTTGCATAAGCCCATATGCTCCCTTTCCGCTTGAGGAACCGCCATTGTATGCATTGGGAGAATATGAGCTTTCACGATCTGCTAAGAACAACCACAGTGTTTTGTTAACTGAATCAAGCCGGTTAAGTGTTTCACCCAATTTGTCTGTTCGTTCTCCAAGATTTCCCGCAAATGTACAAGCTGGGTCTCCAAAATTAATTCCCGCAGGATTGCCAGTTGGAAGATCAACATAAAGACGAGAGGGATTATTGGCTGATAAGCACATATCTGTTGTTGGAGTAGCTCCAGCTGATTCTCCATACGCTGTATTGTCAATGTTGATATTATTTTCTTTTGGTTTGACAGTAAGGGTAAAGGTATATTTTTTTTCGCCTGAATCAGGGTTTGTGGTTGGCAAATTCACATCAGGATCAAGTTTCCAGGTAATCAAAGTTTTATCAGCGTTAAGTTCATGATTTCCGCTTGCACTGATAAGCTCTGCATTCGAAGGAACAGGGTCTTTAATTATAATATTTTTTTCATTTGTGCCGACATAGGTGGCAACAGTGGTAAACGTAGTTTCTTCGTTTTCATCAGGAAGTTCTGTCGGATCCGCGGATTTTTCAATGGTTAAGCCTGGGACTTCCGGTTGTCTGACAATGCCGGTTGGCAATGGTATGTCAGGACCTTCTGTGTCTCCCGGAGCCTCAGCTGTTTTGGGCTTAATGATAATAATTATGGTAATAATAATAACTAGAACAATTGCAGCAATCGGTCCCCACACGGGAAAAGAAGCAATCAAACCGCTGGCTGCACTTCCAAGCCTGGCAAGTCTTGCCAATTGTTGAGTTTGTTTTAGCGTGCGCAAAACATTTCCGGCTGAATCAAGAACGCTGTTAATACTGTCTAGATTGCTGCTTCTTTGTGGTGGAGAATCTTGATTTTGAGCTTGTGTATTATAAGCCATATTAGAAAATTAACCTAATTTTTTAACAAATTCGAATACCAAAGCACGAAATTCGAGTTTTTACTCCCTATGAATTAGAGATGTTTGCCTGTTGTGTTGTATTAGCAGGAGGAATTTGTTGGGCTTGCTGTTTTGCTAAGAGTTCTTCCGGATTTGAGGTAATAAGCGTATGCTCAAACGGCGCCGCCATAACCTTCATGACAACATGATTTTGTCCGGCAAAAAATAACCCTTCTCCAATGCCGGAACCAACCAAGAGTTGCTTCTCGCCCTCGGTTAAAAAAAAGGTTTTAGAAACAATGTCAGCCTCAGCTGTGCCTTGCCGTAAGAGAATTTGGATAGAGGAGTTTGACAAAACTGCTTTACCATAGTCAGTTGATAAAAAATCTTCTACGTCTTGAGTAGCTGTTGTTAATCCTAAGTAGTATTTCCTGGCCCGTTTGGCAATACTATAGACATACGAAGCAGAGTCCTCATATCTCATCATATACCACGCCTCATCTAAAATCAAAAGCCTTTTTTTGAGTGTTTTTCGAATTCTCGTCCAGACAAAATCTAAAATTATATGCATGGCAATGGGGCGCAGGGTTTCTTCAAGTCCCCGGATCGAAAACACAGTCATGGGGTTGGTGATATTAAAATTAGATTGCTGGTTAAAAATGCCTGCTAAACTTCCTTTAATAAATCGTTCTAAAAGCAGCGCTAAGTTTTTAGCAACAGGATCTTCCATGCCCAAAAGCGTTTTGTATAAATCTTCCATTAAAGGTGGTTCTTTGGTTTGGGTCGCAGGATCAGGGGTTATGCCTTTTTGCCGGTAGGCTTCAACTAAAGCTCTGTCTAGAATTGCTTCCTGGGCAGCATCGAGTTTTCCCACCACTATTTTTAAAAGCCCGTGCAAAGACAAAATTTTAAGTCCTAATTCATTTTCTCCTTCTTGGTAAAGCCCGGAAAGATCAAACGGATTCATTCTTATAGGTGAGGCAGGAGTAAAAGAAAGAATCTCTCCGTTTAGAGAGCGGGTTAATTCCGTGTATTCTCCTTCCGGGTCAACAATAATTACTTCCGTGCCAAACATAAACTGCCGCATTGCCTCAAGTTTAATGAGGTATGATTTTCCCGAACCCGACTTGCCCAAAACGACTTCATTCGCGTTTTCCAGAGAAAACCTGTCAAAAATGACTAAAGATCCATTCTGCTCGTTTATGCCGTATAAAACACCTTTGTTTTGAGTCAGTGTGGCAGACGTAAATGGAAATGTTGACGCTAAGGAAGACGTATCCATGTTTCTGGTGATAAAAAGCCTGTTTTGGCCTAAAGGCATAGTTGATTTTACTCCGTCTTCCATTTGCAGAGTGGCAGTTTTTTCAACCAAAAGTACAGACGACAATGTTGCTTTTAAGCGTTTTGTCGCTTCCTCTAAATCAGAAAGCGTAGGGGAAGAAAGGGTAATGTAAAAGCTAAAATGGAAAAACCGCTCAATTCCTTTGGCAAGTTCTTCCTGAAGCGCTAACGCGTCTTCAAGACCTGCCTGAATAGTCGGGTCAAGCACCTTGCCTTTTTCTTGCTCGGAAGAAAGTGTTGCTTCCATTTCCGCGATTTTTCTTTTTAAATTGGTTAAGATATCGCCTGACTCGGTCGGGTAGATAAACATGGAAAGATCCAGTGAGTGATCAAAGTTAATCAGCGGTTCAAGCCAGTTGGCAGATACGTATCTTGGGTAACCAACCATAAAAATCGTGCGATAGAACATGTCCCCAACTCGTATGTAGCGAAAATCAACTTCAACCGAAGAAGGGGCAAGAAGATCAGGCAGGGAAACCATGCCTTTTTCAAGGTTTTGTAATATGTTTTGATTAGGTTGTTTTGCCATTTTGTGCCCCTTTTACTACAGGTATTTGGATATCTTCGGATGTTGTTGCCGCGTCAATGTCGCTTTGGAGGGGATTAAATACAGAATAAAACAATCTTACCAATTCTTCTTTTTGTAAAACCTTTGCTTTTAGGTTAGTGCGGGCAATTTGCTCTAAGAGCGCGTTTGTCTTTGTGGTTAACGATGCTTTTGCCTGCGTGATAAAATCTTTGCTTTTTATGGCATGAGTTGCCCCCAGCTCTAAAGAAGAAAAAGAAATAACGACATAAAAGCGTTTGTCCAAAATGCTGTTTTGTCTTACCAGTTCTCCGATATATTGACGGTATTGGGTAATATAGGTACCAAGCTTTTGCTCTTTTGCTTTCTGGGCTTCTCCGTCAAGTAGCTTAAGATACGAAGAAATATCTTCCCGTTTGCTTTTGATCAAGATCTGAATGGGGAATGAAAGCGAGTTTAATAAGCCCGCGTATCCTGCGATTTTGGCGTATTGTTCGGCTTGGGACAAAAGGGCAAAGTTAGTTGCTTCAATTTCGATTATCGAACACGCAAAGCCGTTGGTTAAAGCAACCACAGTATCTACTATATCCGCGATTTCGGTAAAGTATTGAGTTGTCGCGTGAATTTTTGTTTTGCTCATGTTCCGAATAATTGCTTTTTTAATTCATTCCGATGGTCAATTGCAACAATTTCAAGTGGAGGAATAATTTCCCCTGTGGCAGAGAGTTCCGCGGGATCAAACGTATGCCTGCCTGAAGCATCTTCAAACGTTATTTTATAGCGGCCGTTTGGCAGGGGAGTGGCTGAGGCAAACTGTCCAATAACATTGGTCTTAAACGCCCTGACAGGATTTCCTTCCTGATCCTGAATATCAATTAAAATACTCGGCAGGACATTTCCCCTGGGGTCTTTAATAACGCCGGTGATTAAATTCGGAACTTCCGGAGCATACGAAGAAATCGGCTTTGGAGTATTTGTCGAGGGTCCCAGACGTCTTCCGCGTGGTTTTTGAGCTTCAAACCTAGCTTTTAGAGCTATGAGCTCTTCTTCTAGTTGTTTTTTTTGAGCCAGGATTTCTTCGAGCTGCTTTTGCAGTTCTTCTGTTTTTTGATGTGCCACAACGGTATGTGTTGCTGTTTCTTCTTCTTTGGCCTGATCAAGTTCTTTTTTAAGATATTCTGATTCTTTTTCCAATTCTTTTTCCAACTCCTCGGGATTTTCTTTGTCAATGTGAATGGGCGTATCTTTTTTTGGCTGAGGGGCTTGCTCAGGTGTTGGAGTTTGTGAGGCAAAGGTTGAGCCGGAAACAGGATTCATGGAAATAATCTGAGGGGGGGGTGTGGAGGCAGGCTTTGTGTTTACAAGTATGGGGCTTGCCAGCACCGTTTTAATAAATAATTCTTCTTTTTCATCAAGTTTGGTTTTAGGTTTTTCAATCTTTTTTTTCGTGATTGTTTGGACCATCTGAGAAATCTGCTGTTGGTTTATTTGACTTCGGGCTGTTGTTTTTTTAGGAATTGGTACGGAGATGTCTATTGGTTTTCCGATTTTACCATAGACATACTGATCCGGAGCAAACAAAGCATGGACAAACAAGGAAAGCATGGCGTCAAAAGGCCTGCCTTCTATTGGTACAAACGCGAAAGAAAACCCTAGAGAAGCAGGAACTATTACCAAAGGAATTTTTGCAAAAATCGGGAAGGGCAAGGCATAGCAAATCCATGAGATAACACACCCAGATGCTAAATACAAAAACTGCTTAATCGTCATGTTGCCGATAAGCTTAAACTGAAACCCGGTAACATTCTGGGGGATGGGATGATTTTCCATAATAATCTCAAATCTGATATCTCAAATGTCAAATCTACATCTGAAATCTTAAAACCTTTTTCCTTTTAAGGTTAAAACACTAGATCCCAACATATTACTTATTTCTGTTAATTCTTCTAAAAGATATTGGGCATTCAGTTTTTAATGCAGGACAAGAGCCTCTTAATAAACATAGCCAGTATTTTGTTTCGTTAGAAGATTTTAGAGCGATCTCGTAGAATTTAATAAAATCGCGTCGTGAACTCGCAGTTTGAGCTTCCATCATGTTTGCGCCGATCGAAGCAGCAGCGCGAAGAAACTGGTCACCAATCGACCAAAATGCTCTTTTATCAGGAAGGGAGTTTATAAACTTTATTATTGCTAAGGCAAATTGGTAAACCCGGACTTTTACGTCTTTAGATTTTAGATTTAAATTGTAGTTTTGCGATTTGCGATTTGCGATTTGCGATTGGACAAGCGTCATACTGGCAGTATATATTCAAATATATGATATCTCTATCTTTGGATATTTATCTGTGCATTGAGTGTATATCGTGAAAAATCTCTTTTCAACCCCCACAAAGCGAGTCAGACAGGATCAAAATAATGTGGATTTCGTGAAAAGTATACTTATGTGGATCAGTTGCTATTTTCTTTTACAGTTTTTCTTGGCCATCTTTGACGTTGAAGAATATTTAGAAAATGCCAAAATTGACTTTTAGGGTAAAGTAGAAATACCCACTTTTTTAAAATCTGAATCTAAAGAGATGACTGATTCGACATCAAATTTTTTAACTAAAGCAATAGTTGTGGCATCTGTTAAGGACAGTTTATGCTCAAAAAATTTTTGAACTATTTCAAACGCCTCTGATTGTATTTGCTCATCAACCCAAAGCTCTATTATGTTGGAATTTTTTATTCCGTCATTGATTAGATTAATGAACCTTTTGGTTATTTTAAGATCAGTATCATAAATCAGCCTAGTTACTGTTTCGTCAATCACATCATTTGAGGTGTGAATTATTATGCCTTTCTTTGAAAGCTGTTTGACTAGACTCTTGATAGTTAAATGTTTGGGCTGTTTTGATAAAGAGTAGGAAATCCAGGCAGAGGTATCTATAAAAACTTTGCGCATTGTTAGTCTTTAAGATAAATGTTATTTACATTTGTAGAAATATCTCTACTAGGACCTTTAGCAAAGCCTGCCATTTTAAGCAGGGAGTTATTTTTCATTAGCTTCTTGCTGTGAGCTTCCAATAGCTTCCCATAAACCTTGGCCATACGGTCTATTATATCCCTGATGATTTTAGAGCGTGAAAGATTTGTCAGTTTGGTAAGCTCATCAAGAGTATTAACTGAGTCTGGGTTTAAGTAGATCTGATATCTATTCATACATACACCATAACAAAGATGGTGTATGTTGTCAAGTACGCTTACCACCATATTTGTAATAGACCCGCTTTTGCTGCTTTGCCTAACTTGAGAAGCCTGAACATGGGGAATTTGTTCGGGGACTGCAAGTGAGGGCGCTAAAACAGGTTCAATAAAAGTTTACAAAAAGAGGAGGAATGGGTTATAATGCGGGTATGGTAAAGATTTGGGATTATGATATAAATGAGCTTAAGAAAACCGAAGGCGGTAGAAGGATAATTCTGGAAAGAATGATTAATTATGGTCCTGATGAAGGAGAAAAAATCAATCTTTCCGAAGTAAAAAAAAATTGGGATAAACTACAGCTCTTTACACTGCAAAAAAGATTATTAGAACTTTTAATATGGGGAAAGTACATCTCCTCACGAAAGAGCAAAACACCATTTTGGATGTAGTAAGACAAAACAAGCTTGTTGCGTCCAATTTTTATTTCACAGGCGGTACAGCGTTAAGTACGTACTATCTTCAGCATCGATACTCTGAGGATTTAGATTTTTTTAGCGAGAACAAATTTGACAATCAAACCATTTTTACCATTATGGAAGAATGGAGCAAGACTCATAATTTTAGATTTGACTCTAGGTTTTCTCAGGTGGTTTATGTATTTAATCTTGTTTTTGCAAACAATGCAAAGTTAAAAGTTGATTTTGCTCTATATCCTTACAAGAGACTTGAAAAAGGAGTTATGTATGACGGAATTGAAGTGGATAGCTTATCTGATATTGCAGCAAACAAGTTATTGACTATCGCTCAACGGACAGATATTAAGGATTTTGTTGATTTATATTTTCTATTAAACAAATATACCATTTGGGATTTGATTGAGGGAGTTCGAATAAAATTTAGAATGAGGCTGCAACCATTTTTAATTGCTTCTGATCTGCTAAAAATAGATGAGTTTGATGTATTGCCGAAAATGATCAAGCCATTAAAGCTTGATAATTTAAAATCATTTTTTCGGGAAAAGGCAAAAGAATTAGCCCTAAAAGATGTGGAGTAGAAAATCCTGAATCTTAAGGAATCAGGAATAAAACTAAGCCTTTTTTCACGAGGCCAAGGTTTATCCTGCTTTTACCTTGCTCTTTTTCCTGCTCTTGCCATGCCGTCCGAGTTGAGAGATTTCTAGAGCAGGAGGAGACGGTTCGACAACAGGTTTAGGAGTCGTTTGAGAAGGTGTGAGTGTTGGAAGCGCCTGAAGAAGGAGTAAGGGTGGGAGAGGGTTCATTTTTTTGAACTGTTGTCGAAGCTGTAGGATAGTGGCTTGGGAATATTTTTTCCCTCGGATAATCCACGTGTTTTTTTATCGACTCATTCTGAACTATCTGAAAGCAGCGAATCAGAATCTATAAAATGGAGATGCTGAAACCGAGTCTGACTCGGTGAAATAAATCCAGCATGACAAT
>Ga0155404_107_pt1 | contig 10249 bp, 10 predicted proteins | sample RifCSPhighO2_02_FD_106372 | JGI IMG/M metagenome (GOLD analysis project Ga0155404, IMG submission 106372) | Candidatus Levybacteria bacterium RIFCSPHIGHO2_02_FULL_37_18
ATGACGAGATCGTGTCAGAAGCGTGAACAGTTACCTGGTATGGATTGGCATTTAGAACTTAATGACATGCCTTTTGATGCAATTAAAAAAGGCAAGAAAAACCCCCGGGTCGAGTTGAGCCAGGGGGAGTTAGGATTTAATAATACCAAAGATAGTCTAAAAATGTAAGTACATGACGTGTGGGTATAAGTGCCCCAAAAATAGAAAAAAATAAGAAATTTTACTTGTACTCTGATACAAACAAATTCGAACCCTATTTTGAAAAATGGATGGCCGAGGATGAGAAAAAAGACCAAGAAGACTCCGAAACAAAGTTAAAAAGGCTTGGCGAGAACCAAAAAGACATTGAAACCAAATGAAACCGGTTACTAGACGGCTATTTAGATCAAGTGGTGGAACCGAAATTTACAAACAAAAGAAAAACGAATTGTTTGAGGAAAACTAAAGATAACCGAGCAAATGGCGAGAATTTCAAAAAGTGGTTCGGTTTGGCTCGAACCAATGAAGGAATGGATAGGTAGCGCACTATCGTGCGCAAAAATCGCGCGCGCAAAAAATACATCCGAAGAAATTGCTTTCTTCGGAAAAACTGTCGGCTCGAACTTCTTTTTAACTGATCGGCGACTTGTGCCAGAATTCAAACAGGGCTTTGCAGAGCTCTGGCTGACCCATCCCAGCCAGAGCCAGATTTCCACAACTTCTGGGAAATCCCTATCTGTGAGCCGCACAGGAGTCGAACCTGTAACCTACTCCTTAAGAGGGAGTTGCTCTGCCAATTGAGCTAGCGGCCCGCTTTATATAATTCTAGATTTTTAGTATACTATACATACTAACTCTAGGCAAGATGAGTAAAGATAAATTTATGCGTCCTTAGCTCAATGGATAGAGCACCTCGCTTCGGACGAGGGGGTTGCGGGTTCGACTCCTGCAGGACGCGCCATCAGTTTTGTTCAAAAAAGGTTCGCGCATTTTAAAACAAAGGGCGCAATTCAATGTTTGTAAACAGCTAATTAAGGTATATGAAATGAGAAAAGTCTCCAAATCTACTCACAAAAAACAATTTTTTATCTTTTTTTTTAACAATGCAAAAGCACTTTTAACAGATAAATACGTTCTTATTTTGTCTTCGTTTATAATTCTTTATCTCATCTATTTCACGACAGCAAGTTTTTTAAGGTATGAAAATTATTATGCCGGAAGATTTGATCTCGGAAACATGGATCAAACAGTGTGGAATACGTTTCGGGGCAGAATTTTTCAGACTTCAAGCGATGATGCCGACGGAATTTCGATTATTTCACGACTTTCTGCCCATGCTGATTTTATATTGATTCTTATTTCACCTTTATACTATATCTGGACAGATCCGAGGATGCTTTTGTTACTTCAGACAATTATTATTGGCCTGGGCGCTGTTTTTGTATACCTTTTAGGCATAAAAATTTTGAAAGACAAATTGCTTTCTTTACTTTATGCTATTGGTTATTTATTAAATCCCAGTGTTAATTATGTTAATTTATACGATTTTCATGCAGTCGCCCTGGCAACAACATTCCTCTTGGGAGCGTTTTATTTTTTGTATACAAAAAAATATCTGTGGTTTGTTTTGTTTTCACTGTTTGCAGCCTTAACAAAAGAACAAGTCTGGATTATTGTCTCTTTTTTTGGAGTTTACCTTATAGCGTACGATCAAGCAAACAGGTTTAAAAAAAATAAAAAATTTAGTCTGACAAAACCTACTGTTTTGGGATTTTTTATCACCCTGCTGTGCGCGTCAATTTTTTACTATTTAATTTGGCATGCTATTCCTCATGTCCGAGGCGGAAATCATTTTGCCTTAGAATACTATAAGGATTTTGGCGATGAACCAACAAGTATAGTAAAAAAAGTTATTTTTTCTCCGTTAAAACTATTTTCGATAATTTTTCAAGGTTTGCGACTTGAATATTTAGGAAAACTATTTGCTCCGGTAGGGTTTGTTTCTCTTCTTGCTCCTCTTTATCTTCTTTTTTCTACCGCGGATTTATTGTTAAATCTTCTCAGCAGTAATACACAACTGAGTCAAATATATTATCAATATACTGCAACAATTTCTCCATTTATATATATTTCTGCTATTTTTGGAATTGTGTATATTAAAAAAAAGATACCTCATAAAGTAATAGCGGGATTTTTGGCTATATGCATTGTTGTGTCCGCTTTCTTTTTCGGTCCTCTTCCTTTTGCATTACACCCGAGTGTTGATATGTTTACCAAGCAACCTTACGATAAAGAACTTATTGATTCGTTTATTTCAAAAATTCCCAAAAGATATGCAATATCGTCTACAAATAATATCGGCGCTCATCTGTCTCACAGAAGGCAAATTTTTACCGTACCCGTTGGAATGGAAAGAGCCGACTATGTCATTTTTTTACTAAACGATATATCCGCCCAGCCTTCCCTGCCAAAACAATGGGAAATGGTAGAAACTCTTAAAAAGAATACTAACTATAAACTCATAATTGAAAAAAATGATTTTATTGTTTTTAAAAAAGCTCCGTTTATATAGCACATCGTCTACCTTGCACAATACCGTATCGTGTTAGCTAGACAATATCGAAAAATTGGAGTTTGCAAAATATGACTTTTGTATAGTACGATACATCTATGATTCATGTAGTAAAAGCAACAGGCGAAACAGAAGTTTTTAGCGCTGATAAACTTCAAAGATCAATCCATAGAGCAGGCGTCCCCGATTCTTTACAAAATCAATTGCTCATACATATTCAAAAAAGGTTATATGACAATATTACTACTTCAGAAATATACAGACACATAACCGAATTTTTGGAAACTTCTCACCCTTTTGCAAAAAGTAAATACAACTTAAAACAAGCTATTATGGCTTTGGGTCCAAGCGGGTATGCTTTCGAAGATTTTGTGTCGGAAATTTTAAGAACTCAAGAATACCAAACAGTTGTGCGCGCCACCCTAAACGGCAATTGTATCGCACACGAGATAGATGTCGTTGCGGAAAAAGACAATAAGCGAATCATGATCGAGGCAAAATTTCATAATCTAAGCGGGACAAAAACTAAGATTCATGTCATTTTGTATACGAAAGCTCGGTTCGACGATGTAAAGCAAAAAAATAATATACACGAAGCGTGGCTTGTAACAAATACTAAAACCACAACCGACGTCATAGATTATGCCTTGTGTATGAATTTAAAAGTAATTTCCTGGAGTTATCCCGAAGGCGGAAGTTTGAGGGATTTGGTCGAAAAATCAGGCCTGACGCCAATTACAAGCTCAACAGTTCTTTCCTTAAATCAAAAACAAACACTTTTGGAAAATCATATTGTCCTATGCAGAGATATAAGTAATAACCCAAGCATTTTAGATTTGGTAGTCCTTGACGAAGAAAAAAGAAAAGAAGTGTTATCTGAAATACAATTTATTTGTACAAAAACATAGTATTGTCAAAGCAAGCTTTTTTTACTACAATAACCTCCTTGTGAAACAAGACATAGACCACACGGATTCCCTTTTTGACGTAATTAATCATTTGTCCGAAATAATGGTGTTTAATCAGGGAAGTTTTAACGATTTCTTAAAAAAACTAATCAAGGTTATTGCCGATGTTATACCGGTCGATTCCTGCTTGATTTATTTTTATGACAAAGATAAAAAACAGCTCATTTTATCCGGATCTAAAAAACCGCACACAGAGCAAATCGGAAAAATTACTCTGGACACCGGCGTTGGAATTACCGGATGGGTTGCGAAGCACAAAAAAACTGTTGCCATTCAAAAACAAGCATATAAAGACAAGCGGTTTAAGTATTTTAAAGAGCTTCCGGAAGATAAATATGAAAGCTTTTTGTCAGTTCCCATTATTAATGGAGAAGGACTTGTAGGGGTCATTAATCTTCAAAACAAAGCTGAGTACAAATTTACAAAAAAACAAATAAAAACAATTGAGTCTCTCGTAAAACTTATTGCTTCGGCTTTTATTAAGGTAGCGCTGGACAGAAAAATTAGTTTTTTGGAAAATAAGCTCGAAGAAAGAAAAATTATTGAAAAAGCCAAAGGTGTCTTGATGAAAAAGCAAAATATGTCGGAAGACCAAGCGTATCATTACATTCGTAAGGAAGCAATGCAGAAAAGAAAAGGCATGAAACAAATCGCCCAAGCAGTCATTTTAGCGTATTGACACTATACGTTTAAAGTCCGTAGTAAGAAAGAGGGGAGTTGCCGACGCGGGTTCTATGAAGCGCCATAATGTATGAATCGCATTGGAGTGTTCCGGGAAGAGTAGAGAAGGCTCCTAAATACCCGTCTTCTTTAAGGACATTAATTGAAAGATCATTAAACGATCCATACGGGTACGTAAAAACCATACTCCTTTTACCTACATGCTGTTCAAGCTGCGCTTGGGCGGTTTCAATTTCTGTATGAACTTTAGCGGCATTTCCGCCTGACAATGAATAATGCGACCACGTATGGTTAGTAATGTATATCAAAGGATCTTTGCTCATTTCTTCTAACTGACTCCAGGATAAATAATCTGCTCCGCCAATAAGTCCTGTCGGAATCATAAGATTTGCGACGATATTATTTTTTTTAAAAATGGGGTAGGCATATTCATATGCGTCTTTATACCCGTCATCTAAAGTTACCAACACACTTTTTGGAGGCAGGGATGTTTTAGTTAAAAGTGCGGTAATAAGTTTTTCGGCAGTAATAGTACTGTAGCCATTACTTGCCAAGTATTCCATCTGGTTGTCAAACGTGTCACTATCAACAGAGAGTGCGGTTTGACCCTTTGTTTTAGCGAGTGAGTACGGTTGTACATGATGGTAAAACAACACGGGTACATTCAGACAATACCCATACGATGCCTGAGAGGAAGAAACAGGCGTGGAAGTCGGAGACGGAACAAATAGAGGAGAAAAAGGAGTTTCGGATGGATGAGGAAAAAAACTAGGCAGGCTAAGAAATTTTGACGTCAACAATTCTCCGGATTTACTGGCAAAACAATCTTTATCCAAACACGGTTGTATAATCTTCGAAGAAACGCGCGGGTTTTTTTTTGCTGAATTTGTTAAAATTACATAGAAAAATTCTATTGCTGACACCGGCAAAACTACTACTGCTATTGTTAAAACAACTGTCAAAAAAATTCGATGGCCGGTTGTATTGTTTTTTTCCTTTTTGATTATTTTTTTTCGTTTTTTCATCAAATAAAAAACGTATGTTTGCTTTCATACGTCTGATATAGTAATAATGCTAAATCATTCTACAAATACTGTCAATAACAATTGTCACTTAGTTGCTAATTAACAAAATTATATGATATGGTATGAGTATGCTGGCGATATCTCATTCCTATTCAAAACTTTTAGTTCTTGAGATCGAAAAATCCCTCCTCGGAAAACTCAACGTCAAATCCGGTGGTAAAGAAAATCTTAAAAATGATTCACCCTGGCAAGATTCAATTGTAAAAATAGCAAGAAACAAACATGCTGCTTTTGGAATTTCCGATACAAACACGTGTATATTTCGATTTGAAGTTTCCAAAGACATCAAGCATGATGCCTTAGATTACACCATCATTCAAAAAGTAAAAGAGACAACTCATATGTCGATTGACCATTTTGCATATGATTATTTTTTACTTAAAACAGACGAAAATTCTCAACACATGCTTTTCGTTGCTCTGCCTTTAGAAAAACTTTCTTTATATCACGAATTGTCAAAAAAAGCTGACATGAAATCCCTTACCGTTATTCCTGCTTCTTTGGCAATTTTTGAAATACTAAAGCACTCCATTGAAAAAGACGAAATCATTCTCTATGTTGATTCGAGTCAACACACTTCTAATCTAACTTTTTTTGACAGTCACTGTCCTGTTATGAATGCACCAGAACCAATCGAACATACTGTTTGTATAGATGAGATTAAAAAAGCACTTGCCGCGTTCCAGGAAAAATACAACAAACACGTTACAACTATTGTTTTAGGCGGAGAAAAGATTGAGGCGGTAGACAGAGATACTATCGCAAAAGCAACCGGGATCGAAACAATACGATCAGATACAATTTTTCATGACGCGCTTTTGGACTTAGGAATTACGTTTAATGACGAAAATCCTCACACATACCTAAACGCGCTGGGATTAGGGATATTAAGCTTTCAAAAAGATTCTCTTAATTTAGCCAAAAAAGAAAACCTGTCACGTCTTAATCGCCATTCTTATCAAAGTCAGAATGAAGCTGAGCACCATTTTTTTAAAAAAAATGTGATAATGCTTTCAGCGTTACTTATTTTCATTCCGCTTGTATTGTTTGGGTATTCGGAGTTAAAACAATCTAAGAAAACCGAAGAAAGGACACCAATTCGGAAAATAGACCCTACTCCGCCTCCTGCGCCCGTTTTAGAACGAAATGATCTTACTTTGCTAATCCAAAATGGAAGCGGAGAAACAGGTTTAGCTGGAAAAGTATCTTCAAATTTAAAGAAAAAAGGCTATACTCAAATAGATACAGAGAATGCTGACTCTTTTTCTTATAAAGCTGTAACTGTAAAAGTCAAAGAATCAAAAAAACAGTATAAAGATTTGTTAGTGTTTGATCTTAAAGACGACTATACTATTAATGCGGAAATAGAAACCCTTGATACGGATAGTACGTATGATGCGATTATAATCATAGGGAAATAAGAATAGTTCTTCCAAATGCTCAGGAGTCTGTCAAGCTTTTAAAAAGGATAACAAGCATGGAAATAAACGGAATAGATAAAAGTGCGCCTAAAACTCCAAGTAAGTTTCCTCCAATCATAATGCCGATAATTATTACAACCGGATCAAGTCCAACCGCCTTTTCCATAATTTTTGGCACCAGAATATTATTCTCCAGTAGTTGAACAAGGATATACATTCCCGCAACAACAAAAGCAAGCGTAGGAGAGACAGTTAAAGCGACAATAATGGCAGGTATCGCAGAAATAATCGGCCCTATTGTAGGTACTACCTCTAAAATTCCCGCAATCAGTGCCAAGGGAAGTGCGAATTCAACCCCAAGAAGCGTCAATCCAATCCATGTTATAACCCCTATGGAAGCAGACAAAACAAGCTGTCCTCTAAGCCATGCACCAAGCTTTTCTTCCATTAATAAAAATGTTTCCAGTGCCTTTTGTTGTCTATCTTTTGGAAAGAAACCTGTTACATTTTTTTTAATTCGATCATTGTTGGCAAGAAGATAAAATGAAACGACAAGAATGGTTAAAACTGAAAACAATCCCCCAAAAACTCTACTCGTAACAACGAAAGCATTTTTTCCGATAGTATTAAATTCCGAAACAAGAAAATCGTTTAGTTGGCTCGCATTAATTTTTAATCCGAAAATTCCGGCAGCACGGTCTATAAAAAAGGGAAGACGTAAAAAAAGCTGTTGAATTTGAGAAACGAAAAATGGAACCAAGGGAAGGATAAGAAGAAGAATAAATACACCCGTGATAAGATACGGAACTAAAACACTTATAGATTTAGGCAACTTATTTCTTCTTAAGAATTCCACGAAGGGTAAATGTGCGGACATAATAATAAAAGCAACGAAAACAGCCATTAAAATGCCCCGTATCTCAAACAAAAACCAAACCAAACCCACTAAGATAATTGCGGAAACAAATTGATTATGATGAAAATAGCGGATGAGTTGTTTAATCATACAATGCGCGCCCAGAGGGACTCGAACCCCCAACCTAATCGTTAGAACCGACTTGCTCTATCCATTAAGCTATGGGCGCACCCATAATTGTATTTTATCTTTAAATTACTTTAAAAGCAATCTATGATATACTTTGTTTAGTATTACAGATTTATTACTGACTTATTTTTAAATTTTTACTTTTGAAGTTTTAACTTACCGATATGTTTCCGTTGTCTGACTCTATTCGTTCTCCCCGATTTCCCTTTTTTAATCTTGCCGTCATCGCTGCGACCATTTTTATATTTATTCAACAAATAATTTCACCAACTCCCGACGCGTTTTTGTATCAATACAGTCTTATTCCGTCTCAAATAAACCCGTCTGATTCCGCAACCTGGCTTCCTTTTGTCACCGCGATATTTTTGCACGGAGGATTTTTGCACATTTTGTCTAACATGTGGTTTTTATGGGTATTTGGAGATAATGTCGAGACACACATAGGCGCAATCCCTTTTTTATTTTTTTATTTTTTATCCGGAATTGTTGGAAATCTGACACAATATATACTTATGCCTGATTCTTCTATTCCAATGCTTGGAGCATCGGGAGCTGTCGCCGGGATCCTTGGAGCGTATTATGTCTTGTTTCCTCATTCAAAAATAAAAACCTTCGTTCCTTTTTTCGGATTTATAACCATTGTTAATATCTCTGCTCCGTTTATGCTTGGGTATTGGTTTGTTTTGCAGCTTATTTCCGGAACAGTTTCTCTGCCGGGAGCCTCAGATGTTGGCGGAGTTGCATTTTGGGCGCACGTGGGAGGTTTTGCGACCGGACTCATCCTTGCAAAACTATTTTCAAAAGAAAACTCTTATTCGCATTCGTAGTTTTATGAAATTTGTTAAAAATTCAGACAGCACGTTTATCATTCGATTAGTCAGAGGAGAAGAGATTCTCGATTCAATCGAACGATTTTGCCAGAATCAAAACATTAAAAATGCTGTTTTTTGGGGAATAGGTTCAATCGAAGACGTGATTTTGGCTCACTATCGAGTTGATGGTAAAAAGTTTTCCGAGAAAAAGTGTGAGGGAATTTTTGAAATCACAAGTCTTATTGGAAACGTAAGCTTGTTTGAACAAAAACCATTAGTCCATCCGCATATCTCAATTTCCAACGAACAAATGGAAGTTTTTGGCGGTCATTTAATGACCGGAAAAGTATCCGCAACTGTTGAGCTCGTTTTACAAAATCTCGGTTCATCGTATGCTAAAAAAATGGATGAAGAAATCGGGCTTAAGCTTTGGGATTTACCACAAAGTTTGATATAATATTGCTGGTTATTTGTAATCGGTTTATTTGTTTATTGGATTATTGTATTTGGTGATCGTAGCTCAGCGGTAGAGCACCAGCTTGTGGAGCTGGCCGTCGCGGGTTCGAATCCCGTCGATCACCCCGCGTGAGGTGAGATATCTACGCCACGAAATAGCCTTTGGAAAAAAACATAAGGAGAAGAAAAAGGATTATTGCCGAACTTATTACGTATATTCTTTGAACCCATTTGTGTTTGACCATTCCCAAGGCGATAAAAATAGGAAATAAGATTAATACATACCTTGGAAGCGCGGTAAATGTTCCTGTTGAGACAGGTAGCAAAAAACTTAAAACCGAAAACACAAGATATGATGTTCTCACTTTTTTCTTCCATGCAATATAGAGAAGAATTGAAGCGAAAAAGAATGTTGATAGTTCAAGAAGTGATATCAACCATTCGTACTGATTCGGATTGAGAGTAAGGAGAATTTTGCCATATCGAACAACCGTTTGCGGAAATAGCACGATTGAACTAACTGTTCGATTATTGCCAAAATTTCCCTGTGCGTGGATAAAATACAACCAGTCTCCTGTTTTTAAAAAATTTAAATAAGCATAACTTGTAAGTGATACAAGGGGAAAAAATAAAGAGAATAGAGAGATTCTGGACAAGCCAGAATGACGTGAATCTGTTTTTTCCCTATAGAATTCGTATAAAAGAGCAGGTAGCAGAAATATGCCAACTATTCGTGTCAAAGACGCAAGACCAGCAAATATTCCAGCTAAAAACCATTTTTGTTGGCGGGCAAAATAAAATGACAAGAGAGTTACAAGTAAAAATAAACTTTCTGAATAAAGAGATGCAAAGAAAAATGCTGTTGGGAAAAGGAGAAGAAAAAGAATCGAACGTTTTATCTCATATTTTGAATAGTCAATCTCCAGGAGTTTATAAAAAGTAAAAAGAGATAAAAATAAAGCGATATTAGAAATAAAAAAACCTGAAAAGAACTGTTGTGGCTCAAACGGTTTTTCGGATCCAAATAAAGATGAAAAAGCGCTAATTAAAATCGGATAGAGCGGAAAAAAGCCAAAATTATTTGTATATCCATTGCCGGCAATGAATAAATAATGCAGACCGTCGAAATTAGCCCACGGATGAAGCAGAAAACTAGCGAGTGGAAATTGAGGAATGGTAAAGTTAAATATGCTTGTGTATGCGTATTCGGTTCGATATCTCATAAATAAC